>CXPU01000104.1_pt1 | contig 10457 bp, 10 predicted proteins | sample 591131 | NCBI WGS metagenome assembly CXPU01 (sample SAMEA3491276, study PRJEB9169) | human gut metagenome | biome: ENVO:mammalia-associated habitat; material: ENVO:feces | place: Bangladesh | collected 2010-04-07
GACGTCTACTACCGCTTCAAGGGGCTGATGGGCAAGTAGCCGTGGCTCAATAATGGCGAAATGATGTTGCTGCAATGCCGTTTATACTTGGAGTTTCGCATTCGAGGAGCCCCTCGAAATGGAAGTAGACGTCCGGAAGAGACCAAATCCGCCCCTCGAAACCGAGAAAGCCCTCCACAAGGAGGGCTTTCATCGGATTTAATGCACGTATCGCGGCTCAGCGACCGGTTCCGCCGTACACCACGGCTTCAATCTGGTCGGCATCGAGACCGTAGGCAGTGTGCAGAGCCTTGACGGCGTCGTTCAGCTGGTCGAGCGGCACAAGCGCGGCGATACGAATCTCGGAAGTGGAAATCATCAGCACGTTAATGTCCTCATCGCTCAGGGCCTGGAAGAACTTGGCGGCCAGACCGGAGTGAGTCTTCATGCCGACGCCCACCACGGCCACCTTGCCAACGTTGGTATTCACATCGAAGGAGTGGTAGCCCAGCACGTCCTGCTTGTCGAGCAGCGTGTTCTGCACCTGCTTGACGGCGGCCTCCGGCACAGTGAAGGAGATGTCCGCAGTACCCACGGACGCACCGGCCTGCACAATCATGTCCACATTCACGCCGGCGGTGGCCAGCTCGGTAAACACCTTGGCGGCCATGCCCGGCTCGTTCGGCACGCCGCGCACGGTGGCCAGCGCCTCAGAACGGTCGTGGGCGATGCCGGAAATCACCGGAGCTTCAGGACCCAGGTCGGGGAACAGGTCGCCCATGGATTTCGCTTCTTCTTCAGTCATGTCTTGCCTTGTCTTGCTTGATATTGCTAACGATTTTGTCGGTTATTCGGGTTCGGTTCGGTCTCGCTCAGTCGATGTTCGGCAGCGTGCGCGGATCCACACCGTCAGGCACCACCAATGTGCCGGGGCGGCGGGAGAACGAGGAGCGCACGTGCAGCGGCATGTTGAAGCGCTGAGCGTATTCCACGCAGCGCAGCGCCAGCACCTTGGAACCGCAGGAGGCCATTTCCAGAATGGCTTCGTAGCCGATGGAAGGAATGCGACGAGCGGAGGTCACGATGCGCGGGTCGGCGGTGAAGATGCCGTCCACGTCGGTGTAAATCTCGCAAACGTCGGCACCAAGGGCCACGGCGAGCGCCACGGCGGAGGTGTCGGAACCGCCACGGCCGAGCGTGGTGGCATCGCCCTTGGCGTTGATGCCCTGGAAGCCGGCGACGATGGCAATGTCTCCCAGCGATAGCGCGTTCTTCACACGATCCGGCTTGACGGCCTTGATATGGGCCGCGCCGTAACGGGCGTCGGTGAGGAAGCCGGCCTGCTGACCGGTGAAGGAGTGCGCACGGCTGCCTTCGGCGTGAATGGCCATGGCGAGCAGGCTCATGGAAATTCGCTCGCCAGCGGTCATAAGCATGTCCATCTCGCGCTCGGGCGGGTTGGAGTCGATGCTGAGGGCCTGATCGATGAGGTCGTCGGTGGTGTCGCCCATGGCAGAGACCACCACGGCCACTTTGTTGCCCTTCTTCTCCGTCTCAACAACGCGCTTGGCCACACGTTTGATCGATTCGGTATCGGCGACCGACGAGCCGCCGTACTTCTGCACGATGAGAGCCACTGCTGTCCTTTGTTCTTCTCTTGGGAGTATTTGCCGATTATTCTACGCAAACGCAACGATTATAAAAGCTGCCGCGTTCGCGAAGCGAACCATCGCCGGCATATGGACACCGTAATAGCCTTGGCGATTATGCTCCCGCGCGCTTCCGCCGTACACCGCCCGCACACCCGATGTTCGGTGGCACCGCATAGCCACCGCTAAACCGCTGTGCCGCTGAACCGATATGCCGCCCTGTCGCACCACGACGGTGAACCCGCAACCAGCAAACATTCAGGATTCCGCCGGGTGTTCTTTGAGGCTACTCCCCCGCCGCTCGGACGATGAGATTCTGTCTTTGACCGGGGCCATGCAAAACAATAAGCCGACGCTTGCCGGAATGATGACGCTCGGCGATTACCCGCAACGCATCTACCCCAACCTTTGCATTACCGCTATTGCAGTCAATGGCACTGTTTTGCAGCCCGATGACGGTGGAGAACGCTTCATCGACAACAAGCGGTACGAGGGCACTATCGCAGAGATGCTCGAAGGCGCGCTGGGGTTCGTTGCCCGCAACGGGAAAACGAGAGTCGTGATTCGCGACGGAAAACGCACCGACATCCCCGAATATCCGGAAACCGCGGTACGGAAATAATCACTAATGCTCTCATGCACCGCGATTATGGCCCATACTGCAACGGCACGCCCATCCGACTTGTTATGTTTTCGGATCGGCTGGAATGTTGGAATCCGGGCGGCGTATACGGCGGCCAAAGCACCAACGATTTGGGCTATGCCAACATGCCGACGCGAAATCCCACGCTAGTTTCAATTTTGGAAATTGAGAAAATCGCGGAAAATCGCCACTCGGGGATCCCCGTTATTCGGGATGAGGCTAGGACACACGGAGTCCGGCAGCCGGAATTTATCGACCAGAGAGGTTCATTCCTCGTACGGTTCTTCAACAGCAGCGCGGAAACGAATGCTAGCGACCATGACGCCACGCCCGGCCAAGACAAGAACAGCCCGCGCCCGGCCGACGTCGAAAATACTATTCTTGCGTATTGCGCCGAACCGCGATTGGCGCAGGAAATCGCAAATCATGTAGGCCGAAGCCTGCAATATACGCGACGAGAGTACATTCGGCCGATGGTCGAGGCCGGGAAACTGTCATTGACGCTCCCGGACAAGCCCAAGAGCAAGTACCAGCGGTATCGTCTGACCAATGCTGCATAGAATTCCATTTTTGTAGGGCGAAGTCACGAAAGTGATTGCGCTCATTTTTGATTCCGATTCTGAACCCATCAATTTTGCGCATTGAATGTACAAAAATTAGTGCATTGAATGTACAAAAACTACATTCAACACCGTTGCCGTCCAATCCTCAGCGAGAAACTCCCTAAGATCGGGGAAGCTGGAACCACATTGTCCGAAAACATGGTGGTGGACGCACTTAATCCGGTATGCTCCCGTCTACGCCGTCGCCCGGCACCGAGGCCGGGCGACGCAGCGAGAAAGGACATACCATGCCTGACCAACATCCCATTCACTCGGAAGGGCCACCGCAAGAAGACGACACCTCAGGCGCCTCGCCCAAGCCGATGCTGTCAACCGAGGGGCAGATAGCGCATCTCAAGGCCAGGGGCGTCGCGTTCGAACTATGCGACGAGCAGGAGGCACTGGAGTACCTGCGCGCGAACACGTACTATTACAAGCTCGCCGCCTACCGCGTGCTGTTCCCCAAAAAGGTCGGCGGGGCCCATGACGGGGAGTCGCGCAATCAGGTTCTCCGGAGTACCTTGTACCGCGAAAATTGTTATGCGATTGATGGCGTACACTCGATGGCATACGTGACAGCAAGACTCGGGGCAGCCAACAGGCAAACACGCATGCGCACACCCTGGCAGCAGGCATAGGGAGAGGGAACACAGAAAATGGCTTTTCTGCATAGACGCCCGAAGAGCAAGCATGCCCGTTCCCGCGCTAATGCACCCGCCGACGCATCCGCCGCAGCAATAGCCGACGCATCAGTCGATACAGCAGCAGTCGATACAACAACAAACGATTCAGCAGCAGCCGATGAGGCAGCAGCCAGCAACACTTTCACCCAAGATCCGTTCAACGAGGTCGTCGACGTCTCCGATCTGGCAGCCGAACGCCGCCGCCTCCAGCGCAATCTGCTGGCGATGCGCATCATCACCATCCTTCTGCTCATCGCCGCCATCGGCGCAGCCTGTTTCCCGCTGGCTCTGCAATTCCAATCCAGCCAGGAGCTGGCCGCCACTGCTGCTACCAGCGCCAAGCAAGTGGCCGGATGGCCCTACCCGCAGGCAGAGGACAAGCTGAAAGTCGCACGCGCCTACAACAAGAAGCTTGCCGATTCCGGTCAGCCCGTACTGGGCGAGGCGGTCGATCCGTTCTCGGCCGCGCAGGGTGGGTCACGCGCCAGCGGCGAGGACTCAGCCTCCAAGAAAGACAAGGAATACCAATCGCTACTGGATGCCGGCAACGGCGTGATGGGCACCATCAAAGTCCCCAAGCAATCCATCAACCTGCCGATTTACCACGGCACCTCCGAGGAGGCACTTGCCTCTGGCGCCGGGCATCTCTACGGCACATCGCTTCCCGTGGGCGGCAAGTCCACTCATTCGGTAATCACCGGACACCGCGGTCTGGTGGAGGCCATGATGTTCACCCGCCTGGACGAGGTGAAGAAGGGCGACTTCTTCTATATCGAAGTCATGGGCGAGACCTTGGGATACAAGGTGGATAACATCTCAGTGATTCTGCCGGACGACACCTCAAAGTTGCGCATCGCGCCGGGCGAGGACCGCGCCACGCTGATGACCTGTACGCCGTACGGTGTGAACACGCACCGACTGTTGATTTCCGGGCACCGTGTCTCGATTCCTGTGCCTGCCCCCGAACCACGCGACGTGCACGACGGGCGGACCATTGGCATCGCGGTCGGTGTCGGCATACTGCTGGCTGGACTGTTCATCATCTGGCTACTGCGGCGGCACAAGCCCGCACGCATCATGCATCACGCCGCTTTCTGGCCCTGGCATCGCCGCGACGGAGAAAGCGCCAACGATACGTTGAGAGTGCTTGCCGAGCCAGTCAAGAAGCCAGTAGGCGAGTTGCCACCATCCGTATAATCATCCGGCATACATGTCGTCCACAGACACAAACGACATACGTTCATCCTCGCAGTATCGATTTCGGATAGATTCACCTACCTCATTTTTTGAAAACAGCACAAACCGAGCTGTCTCCGGCAAGTAACCACGGATTAATCCGGCCCTCCCACGCAGCCGCTCAACGGCTTCCGTCTCATTAAATGAGTTACGCCACTTGCACTCGCCTATCAATATCTGCTTACTCAGAGAATCAGCCGCAATCACATCAACATCGGTCTGTTCCCGCGCAATCGGATCATTACACCACCATTTGCTAAAAGGTTGTCGAACAACAGTCGAAGTACGTTATCTTCGAATCCATCGGATTCATTGATACGCGCAAGACAGTACGGAGTACCGCCAAAAGTCGCGTAATAACGAACCAAATCCTGCGACTTCGTGTTAGGAAGAAATTTCGCTGCGTCAGCGTAATCGAACGGCAACAACCTGATTTGGGCAGTGCGTCGGCCATACAATCGGCTTTTACGGCCAAGCACCTCGCTCTCCATGAACCCTTCATTACTGCCGGCCAAAATAATCGTCATATTAGTCGCAAGCAACCCATGATCAACGGCAATCTGCAGAGCGGACGGCAACGACGGTTCGGCAATTGCCGCATATGGAAATTCCCTGTAAATACGATACTCTTAAGGAGAGAGATGCCGCTTAAGCTTCGCGGCGGCCGGCTAGGGCTCGGCCGAGGGTGATTTCGTCGGCGTATTCGAGGTCGGAGCCGACCGGCAGACCGCTGGCAAGACGCGTAATCTTGACGCCTACCGGACGCAGCAACTGGGTCAGGTAACTGGTGGTGGCTTCGCCTTCGATGTTCGGGTCAAGCGCCATGATCACCTCTTTGACCTCATCGCCTTCCAAACGCTTGAGCAGGCCGGGGATGCGCAAATCCGCAGGGCCAACGTTGGCCATCGGGTTGATGGCGCCGCCGAGCACATGGTAGAGGCCGCGGTATTCGCGGGTGCGCTCGATGCTCATCACGTCCTTAGGCTCCTCGACCACGCAGATCACGCTGCGGTCGCGGCGCGGGTCCGCGCACACCGGGCAAGGGCTCGTCTCGCACACGTTGCCACAAATCTCACAGAACCGAACCTTGGCCTTGACCTCTTCGATAGCCTCGGCCAGCTCGCGGGCCTCATCTTCGGGGGCGGACAGCATGTAGAAAGCAATGCGCTGAGCTCCTTTGGGACCGATTCCGGGCAGGTGCCCGAATGCGTCAATCAACCGCTGGATGGCGCCGTCATAGGCCAATGCCATGTGTGCTCCTCATGTTTTTCGTTTCGTATGATGTGCTGCGGTCAGTCATCCGTATGCTTCTTGGCGGGCTGGATGTTCTTCGGGTTCTTCGGGTCATCGGCCGCAAACTCCTCGACCTTCTTGACCTCGAACAGCTTCTTGAGATCATCCATCTTCATGGCCGTGGCATCGCCAAGCGACTGGTCGCTCATCGAATACTCATCGTCCTCGGCCGCAACCTGCGGCTGAGGGCTCGGCGGCACTGGCTGGTTCCACGGGTCAGCAGCGCCCGAGTTCTGGCTTTGCGGCATACCCTGACTCTGCGATGGGGTCTGCCGCTGAGCCTGACCCTGCGGTTGATTCCACGGATCCGGTTCCGATTGCGGAGGAGCTGGTTGATTCCATGGATCCGGCGCAGCTTGCGGCGCAGACGCAGCAGGCTGGTTCCACGGGCCACCCATCGGTTCGGCAGGCGGAGGCACCGGCTGGTTCCACGGGTCAGCGGATGCCGTTGGGGCAGCAGAATCCGCAGCCGGGGCACCCACGTTCGAGGAAGTAGACGCGGCGGATTGCTCAGCTTGGCCGGCCTGGGTATTGGCGGTCGCATCTTGTGCGTGTTCGACAGGTGCTGCCGGCGTTGCCCATGGGTCCACGTCATCGCTCATGTCCGGTACGGCGACATGCTTCTTGTGGTGCTTTTCAGGCGCCTGTGCAGATGCAGGGTCTGGATTGCTCGGAGCAAAACCATCAACAGACGGCTCACCGGCAGACGCAGATGGCTCGCCCACAGCCTCAGACAATGCGGCAGGTTTGGCCCATGGATCGTCATCATCCAAATCGGGCTTGTTCGAAGCGCCTCCCGGCGTTACGCCAGAGGCTCGGTGGCTGCCATCCGCATCTTCGGCGTTCCCCTCAGCAGCCGGCTTCTGAGCTTTTGGCTCACTGCCGGAATGCATGCCCAGGCCAGCTCCCAGACTCGAAGCGGCCAGACCCGCCTTGGCCATCGCAATCTGCTGCTTGACCTTGGCCAACTGTTCGGGGCTCAGGCGCTTGACGGATTCCACTCGCTCACCGTTGGCCGCAACGGCCGCAGGAGCGATAACCGCATCGGCACCGAATTCCTGGCGTACGGCATCCATCACCACGATTGCGGCCTTTTTGCCGCTGTTATCCACCGCGAGCGCAAACGCATGCTGGCTGAGCGGCTTGTCGAAGGTCATGGACAGGCAGGGCAATCCCTTACGGTTGGGGCCGAATGCCACCGTCGGCACCTTGTCTCTGGTGACGTATTCGCGGATGGCCTGCGGCAACGCGGCAACGGCTGCATTCCACTTTTCATCAGTGGATCGGGAGTCGGAGCTTGGAGCCACAGCATTCGTAGCAGGAGATGCAGGCGCAGCAGGGACGGCGGCTGCGGGCGCGGTCTGCGTCTGTGCTTGATTTCGTGCAGCGCCGGCGAATCCACCGTGTGAGGCCCCGACGAAACCGCCGCGAGATGCGCCGGCAAAGCCACCTGCTGCACCTCCCGTAGCGGGAGCGGCAGAGGCTACAGCTCCTGCGGCTGGCGCGGGAGCTCCCAATGCGGGAGCGGCAGCGGGTGCAACGAACCCGTTTTCGCTGCCGGCCAGCAGTCGGGCCGCCAGCAATTCGAGTCGCATACGCGGAGAGATGGCACCGGTCATGGCACCCAGCGTGGTGTTGATGATATCCGCAATGGCGGTGAGCGCGCTCAGTCCAAGGGCCTTGGCCTGGCGGTGCAGGTCGTCCATGTCCTCGGCCTCGGCCGTGTCTGACAGCACGGATTCCGCGCGGTCGCCCGCCAAAGTCAGCACCAGCAGGTCACGCACGCGGGCCAGCAGATCCTCCACGAATCGTCGTGGGTCGAACCCGCCGACCACGACCTTCTGGATCACGCCGTACAGGGCCTCGCCGTTATGATCGATGACCGCATCGATGGCCTCACCGATCAACGCTTCAGGAGTGAAACCAAGCAGAGCCACGGCGGCATCATGGGTGATGACGCCCTCGACGGAACCGACCATGAGCTGGTCCAACACGGACAGGGTGTCTCGCATGGAGCCGCCGCCGGCACGCATCGCGAGTTTCAGCACGCCGGGCTCAGGCTTGATGCTCTCTTTCTCGCAGATCGTTTCCAGATAGGGGCCCATGACCTCCTGCGGCACCAGACGGAACGGGTAATGATGGGTACGCGAGCGGATGGTGCCAATCACCTTGTCCGGTTCGGTGGTGGCGAAGATGAACATCACATGCTCAGGCGGTTCCTCAACGATCTTGAGCAGCGCGTTGAAGCCCTGCTGCGTGACCATGTGAGCCTCGTCGAGGATGAAAATCTTGTAGCGGTCGCGGGCGGGGGCGAACCCGGCGCGTTCGCGCAATTCGCGGGCATCGTCCACACCGTTGTGTGAGGCGGCATCGATTTCGACCACATCGATGGATCCCGGGCCTCCGGTGGCCAGATCCTTGCAGCTTTCACACTCGCCGCACGGATGCGAGGTTGGGCCCTTGGCGCAGTTGACGCAACGGGCCAGGATACGCGCGGAACTGGTCTTGCCGCAGCCTCGCGGGCCGGAGAACAAATAGGCATGCGTGAGCCTGCCCTCGTCAAGGGCTCGCATCAAAGGAACCGTGACCTGGTCCTGGCCGATCACACCTTCAAAGGTGTCCGGACGATAGCGACGATACAGTGCAAGTGCCATAGCTACTAACCTACCTTGCCCCTCACTCAATTTTTCGTAAATAACAGAGATCGTTTCGGTATATACCATTCCGAGCAGTTCATTGCTTCGTCGATATATTGGCGACCTCATGGGCGCCATGCACCACACGGTTTCGGAATTGACGTTATTTTGTTCGGTATTTCCTCGTACTCCCATTTGTTTAACATAGTGTCAACATCAGTTACATTCAGGAGGCACCCATGAGCCAGATTCTCGAGGACAAGCGCGCCAGCCGCGGAGACACTCGCCGCGAGTCCATTGTGCGCGCCGCACGCGAAATCTGCTTGGAAAAGGGCTTCTCCAAGATCACCGTCTCCGACATCGCCAGCAAGGTCGGCATGACGCGATCGCTGTTCTACCACTACTTCAACGACAAGGACGCCGTGGCCGACGCCGTGCTGGATGATGTGATCGATGAGATCCTCACCAAGCTCGAGGAATGGAACCAGGCCCGCGAAATCGGCAACGTGAACAAGGCGCTTGACGAAATCGTTCTCGTACTGCGTTCGCTCATTGCCGACGAAAGCCCGTTCTCGAACCGGATGATCCAGGACGGCAACGCCGAACTGTACATCAAATTCATCGACCAGGCCGCCGACCGCATCGCAGACTACATCGCCCAGACCACAGTGCGCGACTTCGAGCAGATGCATGGGCTGCCAATCACCAACGTCCACGAGACGTTCTTCACGCTCAACGTGGGACTGATCTCCCTGATCCGCTCACACCCCGGTGTCAGCGATCGCACCATCAAGGAAGTCATTGCACAGACGCTACACATCGAAAGCTACATCGCATAACCGCTGCCAGCGGCAGACCTCCCCTCAGTCAGCTTCGCCGACAGCTCCGCTCGGAGAGGGGAGCCAAAGCATTTTCGTCTAGTTAAAGCGTCCGGTCACGGGATCACGGCCATCGCGGGTGATGGCATCGAGCACCTGCTGCCTGGAATCGACCTCACGTGCCGCCACGGCCGGCGGCACCAGCACGCGCAGCGCGCAATTCTCCGCCACCACACGAACCGGCAAATGCCCGATGTATTCACCATCAGCCATCAGCACCGGAGGCTCATCGCCTTCGTTTGCGCGAGTGACCTCGATTTCTCGAATCCGCTCCCACCCAAATACGTCGGAGGCAAGCAGCTTGCCGTTATACGCATTCGCAAGAGCCACTGCGCACTCCCGCACGTTCGGCACATGATCCATCCACACCAAATCCAGCAATCCGTCGGAGAAACAGGAGTATGGCGACACCTCGATACCACCACCGATATGCCGTGAATTCGCGACTGTCAACAGCGGGGTGATGATGTCCCTCTCGTCCACGGAACCATCGGCCAACGTGGCCTTGATGTGGTATCCGTAACGCTTCATATGCGTCAGCTCCACCAGTACCGCCGAGAAATAGCGCATGGTGCCGGTCGGCAGACGCGAATGGTTCGCACGGTCATTGACGCTCGCATCAAGACCGCAGGAGAGCATGCCAGCATAGTAGCGATCGATCGGATACTCAGCGGACCTGTCGCCCTCGCACTCGTATTCCTCCCCGGTGGACGTATCTACCGCATAACCACCTTCCAAGGAAGTCACACGGCCCATGTCCACATCGATATGCGAACCGCGCACGATGGCGCCCACGATGCCTTCCACCGCGGTTTCAATACGGTTCACCGGCAGCTTGAGCCCGCGAGCGAAATCGTT